>VOFK01000638.1_pt1:682500-708818 | contig 708818 bp, 631 predicted proteins | sample 5384121 | NCBI WGS metagenome assembly VOFK01 (sample SAMN12384730, study PRJNA508395) | human gut metagenome | isolation source: healthy gut J | host: Homo sapiens
ACCACTATGCCCAATCACGCTTCGCATACCGGGCTCTCACCGTCTGCGGCGGTCCTTTCCAGGGACCTTCTGCTCGCGATCATGATACAAGGTCGTGGTCCTACTACCCCGTCGCTGCCTTGCGACAGCGACGGTTTGGGCTGTTCCCCGTTCGCTCGCCACTACTAGGGGAATCACTGTTGTTTTTTCTCTTCCTGGGGGTACTAAGATGTTTCAGTTCCCCCGTTAGCCTCCCTGCTTGGCAGGGGATACCGCCGAAGCGGTGGGTTGTCCCATTCGGAAATCCGCGGGTCAAGGGCTATTTGCGCCTAACCGCGGCTTATCGCAGCTTATCACGTCCTTCATCGCCTCCGTGAGCCAAGGCATCCGCCATGCGCCCTTTCTTACTTTCTTCTCCTCGCCACGCAGACCTTAAAAAGCCTGCGGGAAGGCAGCTCATACTTTCAGCTTGTGTCAGTCTTGCGGCGCCATCGCTGGGCCGCAAGGCCTTGAACTTTGTTGGTTCACTACAGTTTCGCTTGTCTCAATATGTCAAAGATCGTTTCCGCTATAATAGCGGATGGTGGAGAATATCGGATTCGAACCGATGACCCCCTGCTTGCAGGGCAGGTGCTCTAGCCAACTGAGCTAATCCCCCTCGGGAATAGCCGCAGCCTCCAAAATGCTCCTGAAAGAGTAGTAGTCCCAGGCAGACTTGAACTGCCGACCTCCACATTATCAGTGTGGCGCTCTAACCAACTGAGCTATAGGACTGTCGTCAGGATAAGGCCGCCGCCGGGCTCCCTCTCGTATGGGAAAGACAGACAGCAAGAAGAGAAAGCAAAGAAGGAAAGCCACAGATGACTTCTCTACTCTATCCTCGGCCACAGTCTCGACCCCGTCCCGATGCGGGAAGGGAAAGAGCGGCCTCTCCAGAAAGGAGGTGTTCCAGCCGCACCTTCCGGTACGGCTACCTTGTTACGACTTAGCCCCAATCACCAGTTTCGCCCTAGGCCGATCCTTGCGGTCACGGACTTCAGGCGCCCCCGGCTTTCATGGCTTGACGGGCGGTGTGTACAAGGCCCGGGAACGTATTCACCGCGCCATGGCTGATGCGCGATTACTAGCGAATCCAGCTTCGTGGGGTCGGGTTGCAGACCCCAGTCCGAACTGAGACCGTTTTTAAGGATCATGAGCCGGTCGCCCGGCTCCCCTCTGTGACGGCCATTGTAACACGTGTGTGGCCCCGGACGTAAGGGCCGTGCTGATTTGACGTCATCCCCACCTTCCTCACACCTTACGGTGGCAGTGTCCGCAGAGTGCCCGGCATCACCCGATGGCAACTACGGAGAGGGGTTGCGCTCGTTATGGCACTTAAGCCGACACCTCACGGCACGAGCTGACGACAACCATGCAGCACCTCCACAGGAGTCCCGAAGGACCTCATCATCTCTGAATCGTTCTCCTGCAGTTCAAGCCCGGGTAAGGTTCCTCGCGTATCATCGAATTAAACCACATGTTCCTCCGCTTGTGCGGGCCCCCGTCAATTCCTTTGAGTTTCACCGTTGCCGGCGTACTCCCCAGGTGGGATGCTTAATGCTTTCGCTTAGCCGCGGCACGCCAGGCGCGCCACAGCGGGCATCCATCGTTTACCGCGCGGACTACCAGGGTATCTAATCCTGTTCGATACCCGCGCTTTCGAGCTTCAGCGTCAGTTACGCTCCCGCCAGCTGCCTTCGCAATCGGGGTTCTTCGTCATATCTAAGCATTTCACCGCTACACGACGAGTTCCGCCGGCGTTGCGCGCACTCAAGTGGGGCAGTTCGCGCTGCAGTGCAGACGTTGGGCGCCTACATTTCACAACACGCTTACCTCACGGCCTACGCTCCCTTTAAACCCAATAAATCCGGATAACGCCCGGACCTTCCGTATTACCGCGGCTGCTGGCACGGAATTAGCCGGTCCTTATTCGCGCGGTACCTGCAGACCTCCAGCACGTGGAGGGTGTTATCCCCGCGCAAAAGCAGTTTACAACCCATAGGGCCGTCATCCTGCACGCTACTTGGCTGGTTCAGACTCGCGTCCATTGACCAATATTCCTCACTGCTGCCTCCCGTAGGAGTTTGGACCGTGTCTCAGTTCCAATGTGGGGGACCTTCCTCTCAGAACCCCTACTGATCGTAGGCTAGGTGGGCCGTTACCCCGCCTACTACCTAATCAGACGCATCCCCATCCATGTCCGCGAAGCTTTACTCCAATTCGGATGTCCTCATCGGAGACCATGGGGAGTTAGTCCGCCTTTCGACGGGTTATTCCCCAGACATGGGCAGGTTGGATACGCGTTACTCACCCGTGCGCCGGTCGACGCCTAGGAAAAGCAAACTTTCCCTATCGTTTCCCCTCGACTTGCATGTGTTAAGCCTGTAGCTAGCGTTCATCCTGAGCCAGGATCAAACTCTCCATTGTAAAATATCCGTTTGACTTCCCTTACGAAAAGGGAAAGACTTTGTCTCTGTTCTCAAGGACGCTCATCCAGATGTACCGAAGATTGGGCTCAAAGCACCTGTTCCAAAAATTGGACGGCTCTTCTTCTTTACCCGGATGCGACCTGGCCAAAATGATCAGGAAGCACCCGCTTCTTGTACTACTCTCTGTCTTATGTAAATCTCTTCAAAGATCGCTTATCTTTATCGCTCTCCCCTTCTCGGCGTATGCTTTGTTCGGAAAAGCGGGTGCAAAGGTACGGTGTTTTTTAATACCCTCCAAATGTTTCGAAAGAAAAGTTTGCGAAAGTTGATAGTTTTTCGCGTTATTTTACAAAATAAGGGTAAAAAGAGGGCGTTTATGGGGAAAAGGCAGGGAACAGGGGGATATTCATGCGAACACGACCACCTTGTCATGGAGGCGGCCTGAGAGGCAAAACGGAGCCATATCGTGGGAAAACGAAGCCTTGGAGGGGCGAAACAAGGGCAGGAGAACAGAGAAAATGGGGCGAGACGAACGGAAACAAGAGTCTCTTACGACTGGGAAACTATTTTCTCCTTATTTTATATATAGCGCAGGAAAGGCGAAAGTGGCCGTTGCGGGCAAGAGCACCCCTTCCTGCCCTCTTGGGGGAGGCCAAAAACCCATCGCCCATCCTTCGGGATGGTCTCGGGATGGGTTCGGGACGGAAAGCCGCACGCGAAGAAGCATATTTCTCATGCAAGCCAGGCAACAGGACCACCGCACTCGAATAGGCTCAAAAGTGGGGTGAAAAATGAATATAACTTCGTAGCCCTATGAATATAACTTCGTAGGCCAATGAAGTTAACTTCGTAGCCCTATGAAGTTAACTTCATTTTTCAGGGCAGTTAGGAAGGGTATTTTCCCCTCTATCTTGCGACACCTGCAGCCTTCCTCTGCTTATTCCACAACTCTTCGGATCACCATTGGCGAATCGAAGACAGTGTCGCTCTTCTGATCGATGCCTACTATCACTGGCGAAGAACTTAGAATGAAGTTTCAGTCCTGCCGTCTTGTGCGGATTGGCAAGTTACAGGCAAGTTAGAATCCACCATATAACTATTTGATAATCAGCTACACTTGCTTTGTTTGTTATATTACCATCCTATCTTGGCAAGTTACAGGCAAATTAAACTCATGCCCATATCGGAATGTATCTCATATAGCGTGGAGCTGTATTACGAATGGAAAGAGAATTGCTACGCGCTCATCCCTTTGAAGGCACAATAGAGGAAAGTAGCCAAGATAAGAAGAAGGATTGCGACGACACAAAACAGCACCACGACCCGACGGGTGAGTGACGAGGCGTGGATGGAAGAAGGCGTGGGCGACGATGGACGCGAAGAACTGGACAAAGGGCTGTACGAGGGCGCGAGCTTCGTTTTTGGTCGCTGCGGAGAAGCTGGACCGGAGGACTTCGTGTCCTGCTGGCCCAGAATCGGCGTGGCGATGGTAGCCACTGTTCCACAATAGGGACAACGGGATCGGATCGTGGTTCCAGGATTGGTATCCACCACATAAAGTTGGTGGCATTGCTTGCACGTGACTTGATATTGCATTGCTTCGATTTTTATTGACATTAACTACTCTGTCTCGCTATTTACCATAGGGATATTCCTCCATCTCCCATTCTTGGAAAGGAAGGAAACCCTCTACCCACTGGGGGCGGACCTCCTCCCCTTCCCCACCCTGTGGATTGGAGACCGCCACTCCCATAAGCCTCACGGATCGCGTCTTATACTCCGTCTGGCGGAGCAGGCGTTTGGCAAGCGGCAGGATGTCGTCCTTGGTCTGGATGGCAGCCAGCTGCGTCAGACTACGCGTCACCTGTGTCATATCGCCCCACTTCATCTTGAGTGTGAGCGTATGGCCGAGAAATCCACTCTTGGCGATACGCCGCTCCAATTCCAAGACGAGGTGGTAGAGCTCGATGAGGATAGCGGACGAGAGGCGGAGATCCTCCAGGAAGGTCTGCTCGCAGCCCACCGACTTGCGGTCGTGGTCAGTGACGACGGGACGCAGGTCGATGCCCCGGGCGAAATCGTAGTAGATATGGCCCGCCTTGCCAAACACCTGGACGAGGTGCTGGTGCGAGACGCGACGGAGCTGTTCCCCCGTGAAGATACCCATCTGGTGCATCCGAACTGCCGTCTTCGGTCCTACGCCCCAAAACTGCTCTATGCGAAGACTATCGATAAAGCCCTGTGCCTTAGCTGGATGGATCACGAAGAGTCCATCGGGCTTGCGATAGTCGGAGGCTATCTTGGCCAGAAACTTGTTGTAGCTCACGCCTGCCGAGGCCGTGAGCCCCGTCTCCTCGGTAATGCGCTGCTTGATCTCGCGCGCCACATCCGTCGCCAGCGCGACCCCGTGGCGATTTTCCGTCACATCGAGAAAGCCTCATCAATGGATAGTGGCTCCACCAGATCGGTATAGTCGAGGAAGATCCTATGCACCCGCCCCGAGATCTCCTTGTAGCGGTCGAAACGGGGCGTGACGATCCGCAGTTGTGGGCAACGCCGCTTGGCCGTGGCAATAGGCATAGCGGAATGGACACCATACTGACGGGCCTCATAGCTGGCCGTAGAGACCACACCACGAGGCCCATCAAACCCCACAGCCAACGGCAGTCCGCACAGGGACGGATCGTCGTGCTGCTCCACGGAGGCGAAGAACGCATCCATGTCGATATGGATAATCTTTCGTTGGGACATCTCGACGGGCAAAGTTATCAAAAAAATCGGGACTGACCAAAAGTAGCAGAGAGGAAAAACTCTATTTTCATCAGCAACGAAGGGCTACGCGATGCACCATAGGCTGCATCACTCCCTGGCCCCAGCACGCATCTTCCTCAGCCACACCATGAACCACAGAGCGGTAGCCAGCCCCATTCCGCCGCCAATGGCATAGCCCACGGCAGGAGGCAGGGCGAAAGCAATATTGCTCACCATGAGGAAGGAGACACAGACGACGGTCATAAACAAGGCGGGGACAAGGGTGAGGACGTATGCCTTCTTCTCCTGCGCGAGATAGACCGTGAGGGTCCACAGGGTGAAGACCGCCAGCGTTTGATTGGCCCACCCGAAATATTTCCATATCGTATTGAAACCATCGGGGTTTTGGATCTGCCAGACCAGCAGAGCGAGCGAGACGGCAAAGACGGGCACGCAGATATAGATGCGATTGATCTTCTTGCGCTGACTCAGACGGAAGGCTTGGGCGATGATCAGGCGGGCCGACCGAAAGGCCGTATCTCCCGTCGTGATCGGGGCTGCCACCACACCAAGCATGGCAAGGATGCCTCCCACGACGCCAAGCCAGTCGCGACAGACGAGGTTCACCACCACGGGGGCAGAGGTATGGAGGCCGCTGGCAGAGGCATCGCCAATCTGCTCATAGCCAGGCTGTGGCGCATCGTAGAAGAACCACATCGCCACCGTGGCCCAGACCAGCGCCACGAGGCCCTCGGTGATCATCGCGCCATAGAAGATGGGGCGGCCCTTGCGCTCGGAGGTGAGGCAGCGGGCCATCAGCGGGCTCTGCGTGGCATGGAATCCGCTGACCGCACCACAGGCGATGGTGATAAACATACAGGGGAAGATATCGTCGGCAAAGGCCTGCGGATCAGCCTGCTTGGCCATATTGCCGAGTCCGTCCCACACCTCAGGGAGCACGGGCCACTTGATGAACAACACGGCCATCAACGCCACTGCCATGAAGAGCAACGAGAGAGAAGAGCGGATAGACCTTGCCGATAATCTTGTCGATAGGCAGCATCGTGGCGACGATGTAATAGACGAAGATCAGAACGATCCACATCAGTTTGCTGCCCCCGATATTGACCAGTATCTCTGCCGGACTATAGACGAAGACGGCGCCGACCATGACGAGCAGAAGCACGATGAAGACGAGGAGTACCTTGGAAGCTAATCCTCCCAGAAACTTCTGCACGAGTGTGGGCAGGTCGCATCCGCCATGGCGCATGGAGAGCATGCCCGAGAGGTAGTCGTGGGTGGCTCCGGCAAAGATGCAGCCGAAGACGATCCACAGATAGGCCGCTGGACCAAACTTCGCGCCCATGATGGCACCAAAGATGGGGCCCGTGCCGGCAATGTTGAGAAACTGGATCATGAACACCTTCCAATAGGGCATGGCAACATAGTCCAACCCGTCGGCCTTCGCCACGGCAGGAGTCATCCGGTCATCGGGGGCAAAGACGCGCTCCACGAAACGTCCATAAACAACGTAGCCCAAGACAAGGGCCACCAGACTGATCAAAAAAAGTTATCATCCTTTATTCGTCTTTAGGTTTTTGTTAAGGCCTACAAAAGTATAACAATTAGATGAAAAATAAGAATCTTACAGCAAAGAATTTGCACGCGCCATAAAGAAGACGACACAAAGACAAGTACACTTGAACCTCCATGTCGTCTCTTTTTTCAAGTACACTTGAATTTTTGCCCACTTTTGGCCATTTTTTCAAGTGTACTTGAATTTTTCTTCGTATCTTTGCAGCACGAGACAACCCATCAAGAAAAATGTTATGGACAATAGGCTGGAGAAAATAGCAAGGCTAAATTATTGGAACGGCAACCAATTTGACAATGGTGTGGAGAGAAGCGTGTATCTCAACCGGATTCTCCCTTATACAGGCAACAGGGTCATCAAAGTGGTTACGGGGCAGCGCCGTGCAGGGAAAAGCTGGCTGATGCGCCAGGTCATCACCTCCATGCTCGATCGCCAAGTGATGGAACCGTCACAAATATTGTATATCAACAAAGAATTCTATCGCTATAGTTTTGTCCAGACCCCTGACGACCTGATGGACTTGTATGAGACTTACTGCCGCGAGTTCAATCCTGACAAGAAGTCATACGTCTTTCTTGACGAGGTGCACAACATTCATGGATGGGAGCACGTCGTAGATTCCCTCTCACAAGACCCTAGTATCGACTGCGAGGTTTTTCTGACGGGAAGCAATAGCAAACTCCTCTCGGGAGAACTGTCAACGCTTCTTTCAGGCCGCTATGTAGAATTCGAGGTTCAGCCGTTTAGCTACACAGAATACTTGAAAGCCAACCAAGCAGTTCACCCCTCACGGCAGAGCATGCTCGACTATTTGCGCTCGGGCGGACTACCCGAGTTTGTCAACTTGAGGGGCGAGGAAACCAAACGCCACTATGTGGAAGCCGTCAAGGACACCATTCTGCTGAAGGATATTGTCGAAAGACACAAAATCAAGGACGCAGCCCTCCTTGACCGCATCTTCGCCTACCTCGTAAACAACAGCGCGTCGTTGGTCTCCGTGACCAACGTTGTCAACTATCTGAACAACGAGCAGTCGAAAAAGGACGGCAAAGCCAAGAAGCAGAATTACGAGACGGTATCTAACTATATCAACTTCCTGGAAGACGCATTCGTCATCTTGAGAGCCGACCGCTACGATGTCAAGGGAAAGGAAATACTAAAAGGAGCAGCCAAGTACTATGCCAACGACAACAGCTACCACAACTATCTTTACGAAGGGTATGGCTACGGACAAGGGGCTCTGCTGGAGAACTATGTCTATCAGGCATTACGGCGTGCGGGAGTTAAGATCTACGCAGGCAAGATGGCAAACCGTGAGGTGGACTTTGTGTGCACAGACCACGACAAACGCCTCTATGTGCAGGTGTCATGGACGCTTGAAGACAAACAAACGGAGGAGCGCGAATACGCCTCGCTTGAAGCTATCGACGATAGCTACCCCAAGATTCTCGTCACTATGGACGACATACCCTTCAAAAATAGAAAAGGTATAGAGAACATCCAAGCCTGGCGTCTGGAGGAGTTTCTTGGTCTTTGAAAAAATGGACAGCGTGGAATAATGTATTTGAAATCATCGCAAATAACTATTCCTACTAGGGTTTTGATCATTATTCGTTGTAAACGTTGCTTTGTTTGTCGTTTATATTGTCTTACTCTTACACAGTTTCACGCAGTGTCCAAAATACCGCATGAAACCCCCAAAAAGTAAGTTGTATTTGTGTGTTTTCTTATTAGAATACGAGAAACTCTGCAAAGCAGTTGTTAAACCAATACGACAAAAACACTTTCGAGTGCACGCTCCATCTTCCGTCATGTGACGACCATGGTGTTTGGCGTCCATCCTATTGCTTGACCTTATATCGTAAACATTCTGAAACAATCAAAGGCGGACTGAAGGCGCTATCAGCAAGAATGGGTTTGAAATCCGTCCTTGCTGATAGCTATGGTCTAATACTATTCGACCATTTCTTTCTTTATACTGCCGTCACCGTACCTCACAATGTTGATCCCCTTGGTGGGACTAGCCAATCGCTGCCCATCCAAAGAGTACCGAGAGACTTCCTTTGTCTCACTATGATTGTCTACTTTGTTGACGTCTGTTACATCATACTCTTTGGTGTATCCAAAATCTTTCCAAACATCGGCTTCCCAATACGCCTGTTTTGTTCCCAGCGGAACATACAATGTACACTTGCTTATATTGACACCATTGAAGAAACGACCAGCAGCAGCATTTGCAATACAGCAGATGTAGCAAGTCTATTTTTGTAATACCATTAAAGTTAGTATCAATGCGTTTAACCCTGTTCAAGTATTTTCTTGTCTGTCAAGAAATCCAACAGTCCAACAGTCAACACTCCAAGTTCGTCCTCCTTGCGATGAATGTCATCACCAACAATGACAATCTTACGAAAGTGGTCATTGATTGACAATAATGGGCGACGTTCTTGCTGTTCCTTTTCTGGCGTAGGCATGTGAAAAGCCGACTGGATATACACTCTGTATGGAGGGCGGTTCACCACAAAGTCTACCTCCAACTGTTTTCTGACAAACTTACCGTTCTCATCCTTGCCACCAAGTTCAACCAATCCTACGTCCACATTATATCCTCGACTGCGAAGCTCATTATAGATAATGTTTTCCATAATGTGGGTTTCTTCTTGCTGTCGATAGTTGAGAATGGCTGCACGAATGCCGATGTCTGCGAAGTAGTATTTCGTCTCGGTACCAATATATTTTCTGCCTTTCACATCATAGCGCAAGGCTTCTTCTATCAAGAAAGAATCTTTCAGATAGTCAATGTATTGTTTTATAGTGTCTCTTTTTATGGTTACCCCTTGTACAGATTGAAAGGTATTGGCTATTCTCGTTGGATTGGTTGACGAACCAATGCCCGAGGCTATTACACGCACCAATTCCTTCATTCCTTCAGGATTACGCAGATGGTTGCGCTCAATTACGTCACGCAGATAGGTCGTTTCATACAGACCACGCAAATAGTCTGTTTTCTTTTCTTCCGTTTCAAGCAAAGCCACCTGTGGTAGTCCTCCAAAAGTATAGTAATCCAACCAAGCTTTGCGTATATCTCCACCAATACCATTAAAGTATTCGTCAAAGGTGAGAGGCCAGATGCGTATCTCGTCTCCTCTGCCTCGGAACTCAGTCACAACATCACTTGACAGGAAACGAGAGTTTGAACCTGACACATACACATCTACATTCCTCATGTGTGTCAAACTAAGAATAACCTCCACAAATTCTTCTACAAGTTGTACCTCGTCCAAGACTATATAATAAGGTTTGCCATCATCCACAACCTTTGAATCTATATAGTCGATCAAGGCATCAGGCTTCCTCAACCGTCTGTTTCGGAAATCATCAAGTTGTATTTCGATGATGTGACTATCAGTCGCCCCATGTTCCAACAACCAGTTATGCCAGATTCAAATAGCAGGAATGACTTCCCACATCGTCTGACACCTGTTATAATCTTCACAAGACCGTTTCCACGTCCTGCGATAAGTTCATCCAAGTATTTCTTACGTTCAAATATCATATTAGAGTACTATTTTTGATATTGGTATCATATTTTACACCGTAAAGATAGCGTTTTTATCTCGAAATACAGCATAACCAATGAAAAAACTGCGTTTAAGAAGTATAAAAATGTGATAAAACAGTATGATAGGCTACATTTCTATTGATTCTTATAGAAGAAAGGGGATGATTGGCAATCACATCCTTTAAGGGAAGTCGTTTCAACCATACCCCTCTAAAATATCATTGGATAACTTTTGGATGCCTTCATTCATCATCTGTGATGGCATAAATTCCTTCATGCAGTCTACAATGGTGTTGAGCATCCGCTCTTTGATACAGTCTTCCCTGATGTATAGGGGTATGCAGCTGGCGTTTGCCGGAGCCGTCGTCTGCGTCATGCTGACCTTGCCGTTATACAGACGGTTAAGATAAATAATGACTTAAGCGAAGAGCAAATAAAAAAACAAAGGCATTGACAAGCCGTCACGAGCTGTCAATGCCCATCTGATCCGATTGTGATTTATTCAAAAAAAAGACTGTTTCCTCGTTTCTTATCTCAGTTTCTGATAGCCGTAGGATGCATTATCGCCCAACTGCTCTTCGATGCGGATAAGCTGATTGTACTTTGCCATACGGTCGGTACGGCTCATAGAACCTGTCTTGATCTGACCAGAGTTGGTTGCCACAGCGATGTCAGCGATTGTGGTATCCTCGGTTTCACCGGAACGATGTGAAGTAACGGTTGTGTAACCATGACGATGAGCCATCTCTATAGCATCCAACGTCTCGGTGAGCGAACCAATCTGGTTCACCTTGATAAGGATAGAGTTAGCCGCTCCCATCTTGATGCCCTTCTCCAGGAACTTCACGTTCGTAACAAAGAGGTCGTCGCCAACCAGCTGGCAACGGTCACCGATGGCAGCTGTAAGCTTCACCCAGTTGTCCCAATCGTTCTCGTCAAGACCGTCCTCGATGGAATCGATAGGATATTTGGTGATCAGTTCTTCCAAGAACTTTATTTGCTCTTCAGCTGTGAGTTTCTTGCCGTTAGGATCCTTCTTCTTGCCATCCTTCAGCTGGCGATAATCGTAATACCACTCACCATTCTCCTGAACAGCAAACTCGCTGGCAGCGCAGTCCATTGCAATCTTCACATCCTTTCCCGGCTCATAACCGGCATCCTTGATTGCCTGACAGATGCTCTCAAGCGCATCCTCTATGCCGTTGAGTGCAGGGGCGAAACCACCCTCGTCGCCGACAGCTGTGGAAAGTCCGCGGCTCTTCAGGAGCTTTGCCAAGGCATGGAACACTTCGGCACCCATACGGATGGCCTCCTTCTCTGTAGGAGCCCCCACCGGACGAATCATGAACTCCTGGAAAGCAATCGGCGCATCAGAGTGAGCACCACCATTGATGATGTTCATCATAGGAACGGGAAGTGTGTAAGTGTTGCAGCCACCGATGTAGCGATACAACGGGATGCGGAGATACTCGGCAGCAGCATGAGCCACTGCAAGCGATACGCCAAGAATGGCATTCGCACCCAAGCTTGATTTTGTCTTGGTGCCATCCAGCTCCAACATCTTATGGTCGATAGCACGCTGCTCTAAGGCTGAGAATCCAACCAAAGCCGGTGCAATTACGTTATTCACATTCTCTACGGCCTTTAATACCCCCTTGCCACAATAGCGGCTCTTGTCGCCATCACGAAGCTCCAAAGCCTCGTTCTCACCTGTTGAGGCTCCAGACGGAACTGATGCACGGCCTACAACGCCAGACTTTAATGACACCTCAACCTCTACTGTAGGATTGCCACGAGAATCCAAGATTTCTCTTGCATGAACTTTTTCAATAATCATAATACAATAATACTTTTAACTTTATAAAACTATATTCAAAACCGCATGAACACAACATCGTGTCGCATAAATACGGTTTCTTATTCCGAGTGCAAAAATAGTAATCATAAGAAAAATTTCCAAATTCAAAGCATCCTAAAAAATAGGTAATTTTTTTAGCCACGCATTGTCTTTACAGTCTTATCCCATATTTACGGACGCCTTCATTCATCATCTGTGATGGCATATTTACCTTCCTTTTCCAGAATCTCTTCCAGAAATTCAGAAGCGTCAGCCACGCAAAGAGGGCATTCGCGAAGCACCTTTCCCGTACCCACACCTTTGAGCAATTTGCATTGTGTTGCACCGTTGCGCTGCTTGAATTTATCCATAATCTGTCTCATGCCCTTGACAGACTTCGCCTTGTCTTGAGTGGCAAGACCGAGTATGATGCCTGCGCCTACGATGGCTCCGCAAGTTCCTTCCATATTACCCATACCTGCAGCAAAGGCATTGCCAGCATTCTTAATGGTTTCTTCTTCCATGCCGGCGAAGTCGTGATAGGTGCAGAGCACAGCCTGTGTGCAATTATGCGAACCACAACGCTTCTTCTCAGCTGCTATTTCTTTTCTTGTTTTCATATTATTATCTCCTTGTTATTTTAATATTCGTTTTGATTTCGACTACAAAGATAATGCTTTTATTATAGATACATAAAAGATATCAGCTATACATCAATAGATAATTTCTATCGTTAGAATATTTGGCGTGGTGAAAAATAATATATATCTTTGAGAAGTGAAACTTACACAAGATAAGATATGGAAGAAAAAATGTATTCATATAAGTATCCGCACCCCGCTGTGACAACCGACTGTGTTATCTTCGGATTTGACGGCGCAAAGCTTAAGGTTCTGCTGATTGAACGAGGAAACGAACCATATAAAGGACTATGGGCGTTTCCTGGTGGCTTCCTGAATATGGACGAAAGCGCCGAGCAAGGTGCAAGGCGTGAACTGATGGAAGAAACGGGAATGGTGGCTGGATACATGGAGCAGTTTCATGCCTTCACTGATCCTGACCGCGATCCTCGCGAACGAGTAATCACAATAGCCTACTACGCCCTGTGCAATATTCAGGAAGTAAAGGGTGGCGATGATGCTGCAAAGGCTCAGTGGTTCAGCATCGACGAGATACCGCAGCTGGCGTTCGACCACGACTGCATGCTGCATCTTGCTCTTTCGGCGCTGCGCGAGAGACTTCATTTCCGACCCATCAGCCAACTGCTGCCCGAGAAATTCACAAAGGAAGAACAGCAACTGCTCTACGAGGCAATAATGGACGTAAAGCTCGACAGCCCCAACTTTGCCAAGAGATAGATCTGATACAAAAATGAGACATGAGACTATAGACGGATTCAGATAGTTCGTGAACAAGTTCAGTAAGTTCAGAGAAACAACTACCGATACTACAGAAAATATTTTCAAAATAACATGTTGTTCAGAAACAATATAAGGTCAAACAGAGACTGTCCACATGCAAAATCCTGCCATTTTATTTTGTGGTTTCAGTCATTTGTACTAACTTTGCAAAGTTAATATACAATATCTCGGGGTTGACTGGATTTGACAAGAAGCTACGCCTACTATTATTCAATGAAATTGAAAAGATAGAGATCGCTGTGCGTTGCGCTATCGTCAACTTTGGAACTGAAATGACAGGTAACTCTTTTTGGATGACTGATGCCAACAATTTCTCAAATCCGTCCAAGTTCAATCGCTCTATACGTCTTATAGAAGATGAACTGAACCATACAAAAGATGATTTCATCAACCATTTCAAAGAGACATATACCAATCAGTACCCACCTTCATGGATGCCGACCGAGATATTGCCATTTGGGGTAATCACCAATGTTTATTCTAACATCAAGAATAAGAAGATAAAGAAGCGTATTGCACAGTCATTTGGCTTGCAAGTTGCACCTTTTGAATCTTGGCTTACCATTATCACTGTAACAAGAAACTCATGTTGTCATCATGCACGTGTATGGAATAGGGTATTCTCTATTCGTGCTACCATGCCAATTAGAATGTCACGTTCTTGGATTACCTTGCCGACAGATCCATTGAAAGTGTACTTTGATATGTGCATCATCAAGTACATTCTTGACATCATATCTCCAAATAACGATATGCTTGATAAGATGAACAGACTTTTTGCTACGTTTTCAGCAGGATTATCAGAAAAATCCTCTAAATGCGTGTGTTTCTCGATTTTTATTTGTATTTTTGCCATGCCGTTCAGAGTTCTGCTATGCCTGTTGTCGCGACACGAAGGTTAGTGAAAATTCTGACATGGCAAAAGGCCCCGAGCACCAAACAATTGCTTAGGCGCTCATAAACAACAAACATATAGTGTTGCGGAAACGAGGAACAATATTAGCCTATGCAATACCCGCTTATATCAGAATATCTCACTGCCATTCAAGATGCTCACGACAATCTTGATAAGCTGAACCATTTAGTGCCCGTGCTGGACAAACATGGCGAGCCGTATCGTAGTAGCGGTGCGTTTGCCGTCGTGTTCAAGATGAAGGACGAGCAGACTGGGAAGTGCTACGCCCTGAAATGTTTCACCGAGGAGCAGGAAGGGCGCGCGGAGGCATACCGCCAGATAGCAGAGGAATTGGAATTTGTCGATTCGCCTTATATTACTTCCGTGAAATACCTGGAGAAGGAACTGTTTGTTGACAGCAATTGTGAAGACGACGAGTTCCCCGTGCTGCTGATGGACTGGATTGAGGGCGAAACAATGGAGACGTACATTGCCGAAAACTATACTGACAGCTATGAAATGTCGATGCTCTGCTACCGTTTCTGCAAGATGGCGGCTTGGCTTCGCTCGCAATCTTTTGCGCATGGCGACATCAAGCCCGACAATATCATAGTGCGTCCGGATGGAACGCTCACCCTCGTTGACTACGACGGCATGTTTGTGCCAGCGATGAAAGGTCAGAAGTCGCCGACTATCGGCACCAAGGACTTCTCGCACCCCCTTCGCACCATTGACGACTTCGACGAAACCATTGACGATTTTGCCTTGGCTTCCATTGCCCTCTCGCTCAAAGCCATCTCTCTTGATTCGTCCCTGCTTCAGAGCTACGGAGCATCCGACCGTCTCCTTTTCTCTGCCACCGATTATCTCGATTTGAGCAAGAGTAAGATCTTCGCTGCCCTGCAAGGTTTATTGGCAGACGTGGAGGCAAAAACCCTTCTGTCGATGTTCCTATTGGCCAGCGCCCAAAAAGACTTGTCTATGTGCTCCTTCCGATTGTTTGGTTTGCAGAAACCGAAGGAAAAGGAAGTGTGGAGTACAGAGGTTACCAAAGAGGATCTTAAAAATGCTGTAGAGGATGAGTTTGGTGTAAAATACAGCAAGGATTGGAAAAGATTACTTAGAGCGCCTAGAAATTTAGATGGTGTGTATTCTATAAGAAAAGGGGTGAAGGTTATTGCAAAAGACGCTTTTCGCTTTTGCGAATCTCTAGTCAACATCAACATTCCGAAAGGTGTGACAAGTATTGGGGATTGGGCTTTTAATGGCTGTGAATCCCTCACAAAGATCAAGCTCCCTGATAGTATGACAAGTATTGGACATAGCGTTTTTTCTGGCTGTCATTCCCTCACGAATATCAATATTCCTGATGGTGTGACAAATATTGGGAAATACGCCTTTTCATGCTGTTATTCCCTCACGAGTATCAATATTCCAGAAAGTGTGACAAATATTGGGGAATTCACTTTTTCTGGTTGTAATTTCCTTACAAGTATCAACATTCCAGACAGTGTAACAAGTATTGGGGATTACGCTTTTTCAGACTGTGAATCCCTCACGAATATTAATATTTCAAAAAGCTTGACAACTATTAAAGATTGGACTTTTTTACGGTGTTATTCTCTAGGAAACATCAATATTCCAGATAGACTGACAAGTATTGGAAATGGGGCTTTTTATGACTGTAAATCCCTGACAAACATCAAAATCCCTAACACTGTGGCAAGTATTGGGTATAGCGCTTTTGTTATATGTATTTATAACCATAGAACAACCAAAACTAATCAGAAATATCCGAGTGTAAATCTTTAATTACCAGCATATTCTAAAATTTAACACTTTTCGGTTGCCATTTGTCGCTTCCCAAATTTCCACATATTTTTGAGACGTATTTCTGACGTGGAGAATTTGCGGGGCTTGTTTTTTGTCACACCGTGCAGACAGTTGACAAGGGTTTACAACCGTTTACGACAAGCGACAATAACCGCCCCGATATGCGGAAACAGTCACACTGTGTAGAAAAGCGACAATGGTTGACTTCCGTTCACATCCGTTTACCATTTCAGAGATATAGGATTGAAGAAATGAACCATTAAACGATAAAACGGTATGAAAGCAACCAGAAAATGCAGTTTTTGCGGCAAGTCCTTTGTAACCCGAAGCGGTATGCAAAGATATTGCAGTGAGGCTTGTCAGGCAGAAGCCAAACGAGCCAGAGTGATGCAGAAGAACAACCTCTTCAAAGTCGCCCAACCCTTGATGGAGATACAGCATCAGGAGTATCTCACCTTTTCCAAAGCAGCCATCCTCATGGGCTGTTCCCGACAGTACATTTACAAACTTGTAGCCATCGGCAAGCTGAAAGCCTCACGCATCAGCAACCGCATGGCATTCATCCGCAGAGCCGACATCGAGCAGATGTTGGAGGGCAATCCCTATCACCGCATCCTGCCCGGCAACACCTCCACACCAAGGAAATCATCTTCATCTTCCTTACCTGCCAAAAGAGAAAAAAGGGAAAAGGAAAGCGAAGAAGTGTTGGACTTCTATTCGGGCGAGGAGGTGATGTCCCTTTTTAAGGTAAAGCAGTCATGGCTTTACACTTCCGCCAAGCGTAACCATATCCCCATCTGCCGTATCGCAGGAAAGAACTATTACAGCAAGAAGCATATTGACGAGTTTTTCGGTGTGGCAGTTGATATTAGCGAAATTACCGACTGGCTACTGACCGAGGAGGTGGAGGAACTGTTCGGCATGAAGCCGACCGCACTCCGTGCCTACACCTATCGCCATAAGATACCCACTAAAAGAGAGTACGGGCGTACCTATTACTCCAAATCACATTTGAACGAACTCCGCAGAACTGACCTTGTGAACGATGAACGCTACTATACCGTTGAGCAGGTGCAGCAAATCTATGGTCTTTCGTCAGCCAACATCTGCCATATCGTCAAGGTGAAGCACATCGAAAAGATAAAGGTGGGTGTGAAAAACCTGCTTTTGCGCTCAGATGTGGAGCGTGTCATGGCTGAAAGGAACAAATAACCGTGAAAAATCGGGATTATCGAAAATTATTTCAAAATGATGTATCGTGGAGGTATTCACGGATATTTCACGTTGTTCCTTTGCCATCGGAAACATGGATACAACTCCAAAATGTATACAACCAATTAAAACATAATTATTATGAGTAAATGCAAAACAGTTACCTTGCGTAAGCGCAAGATTAAGAACGGGACACAGTATTCACTATGCCTTGACTACTATCCCGGCTACCGTGACAATGTCACCATGAGAGTGATTACACGTGAAGCCTTAGGAATTTACATCTTCGCCAAACCTGCAAACCAGCAGGAACGGGACTTCAACGCACGCATGATGAAGAAAGCGGTCATCCTGCGCAACCAGCGCTACGAAGCCATTTTCAATGAAAACAACGGCTTTTTTGACAAGACCAAGATGAAGGGCGATTTCCTTGCCTATTTCAAAGGACTGGCTGACCGCAAGAATATCAAGTGGCAGCACGTATACAAGCATTTCCAGCGGTTCGTGAACGGCAAATGCACCTTTGAGGAGGTGGATGTGGATTTGTGCCGCAAGTTCATGGAATACCTGCTTGATGCACCCCAATCCATCCACACCAACCAAAAGCTGCACATCAACTCCGCAGCAGGCTATTGGTCAACTTTCCGTGCCGTGCTGCACACCGCTTACCGTGACAGGAAGATAAAGGAGAACCCAAACGGCTTCTTAGACCGCATCGAGTGCATTCCCACCATCAGGGAGCATTTGAGCCAAGAGGAACTGATACGGCTTGCCGAAACACCCTGTGAGGAGGAGGTCTTGAAAAAAGCTTTTCTTTTCGCCTGTCTTACGGGACTGAGAAAGAGCGACATCAGACAGCTCACGTGGCAGCAGATACAACCATACACCAACGGCAGGATGTTCGTTACCACCCGTATGCAGAAAACCAAAGAAATAGTGCATAACCCCATCAGTGATGAAGCCTATGGACTGCTGGGAGAACGGGGCGAGGGACTTATCTTTGAGGATTTCAAGGACAAGATGCTGCAAGGACCACTCCAACGGTGGCTCACGGCAGCAGGGATAACCAAGAAAATCACCTTTCACTGTACCCGCCACAGCTTCGGAAGCCTGCACGTGGAAATGGGAACGGACATGGCTGTCATCCAAGCCTATCTCGGACATAAGAACATACTTACCACCACCACACAAATCTATTCCAAGATAGCAGCGCAGCAGATGTGTCAGGTGGTGGACAAGATAACCTTGAAGCGCAAGGAGGCATAAATGTCTCACATTGACAGGTATTCAGAGGGGCGGTTATGGCTACAAGGCTATAATCGCCCCTCTATGTTTTTGGCTTGATGCCACCATTTATAAGCCCCTCAGAGTATGAAACAGAGTATGATATGATGACATTTCGTGAAATACATTGAAAAAGACCGTTCTAACCGCAAATAACGGGCAGTAATTGGGAAAAATAGCATTAACTTTGCACAAAATAATACAGGAACATTCAATCTCTCAACGAAATATGGAATCATCAATCAAGGACAAATACATCATCTTGGGCTTTGTCGGCTTCGCCATCGTCCTAATATCTTCCATTGCCACGCTGGTAATAGCGGACAGCTTCAACCAAGACAACTTTGTCAGGTGGATAGTATTCGTATGCTGTAACCTGTTGGGATGGTTGCTCTATCTCTCCTTTCAGACACTTATCTTTGATACATACGAAATCTACAAAATCAAGTTCGGCAAGAAAGAAACGATTGCCGAAGCCATAGAGGTGCAGGAAGAACTGTCACAAAATACACTTGAAGAAGCCACATCTGTGCCTGGACCTACATCAGTCCCTGAGCCTGTACCCGAATCATCCCCGACAAAAGAAGAGACACTTATCCAAACACAACCGATAGAGCTTACTATCGCCCCGGATCTTCACGAAAAAGAACCGTGCCAATTACGCAAGCAGAGAGCAACGGGGAAAAGGAAGAGCGCATCCGCATGGTCATGGAGTATTGCCATTATTACCTGCCTCGCATTGCCGACCAAGAAACCGTGAACCACATCTGTACTGAGGTGGACAAATGGATGAATCTTAACACTTATACCCCGAAGCCCATACAAAGACCGTTTACCAAAGACATCAACAACATTTCCTCCGTCACTTCGTATGGAATATCTCTGAGCGTTTCCCTGTACAAGAGATACTACAATGGGGATAACCGTGCCAAGTTCATCAAAGCCCTTTTTCCCGAAATCGTTTGCTGATACAGACTTATCAACCATCAAGAATTTCAAGGTAGAGCCGTTAAAGACGGAAATTCCCATTGATGAACCCGAAAACGGCAAACTTGATTTCCACTATCCCGAGGATTATGTGCGGAATTAGGATAATCACGACACCAACGACAACCATCCGGTAACTCATAACCGCCTGTTTTACATCGTTTCCCGAGTAATTTTACCCGTCATTTATGGCTGGGCTTAATTATTCGGGAATTATTTTGCAATGACGTGTCGTGGAGATATTCACGGATATATCATTTCAGTCCTTTGCGCCAAGTCTTACAAAAGAGACGAGTACGCGAATGGAAAAATCAATTCTTACCTTCAACGACCTCCCCGAGGTTGTCGCTCAGCTTCGAGACGAAGTGATGAGCCTGAAAAGCCTGCTCGCCGAGCAGCGCAGTGTGAACAATGCCAAAACGGTGGACACCCACGTGCCCATGTCTGTGGACGAGGCAGCAGAGTATTTAGGTATCCCTAAGGGTACGCTCTACATGAAACTGTCAGAAGGGACAATCCCTGCCACCAAGCCCGGCAAACGCTATTGCCTTTACCGTGACGAACTGGACAAGTGGCTGGAAACCGCCCGAAAGAATCCCATACCGTTGTCAGACGAGGAACTGAACAAGTCCTTATCCTCTTCCCACCGTCGCAAGCCCAACCCACGTAACTGGTGAATGATATGGAAGAGGATAAGAACTATATCAACCTGATACGTGGCGACCTCACAAAAGCATCCCAAGCGCATAACGGTATGCCCGACAGTGTAGGCATGATGAATATCAAGACGGCAAACCAAACCATTCTTGAAGCATCGTTATTGCCTACGCCCCGTGCGCTGTGGGACAGCTTTTGGTACGAGGGGGAACTCTCCTGCTTGTTTGCCGATTCCAACGTGGGCAAGTCCATCCTTGCCGTGCAGATAGCCGACCGCATCGCCCGAACCGACAATGTGCTGTATCTGGACTTTGAACTGTCCGAAAAGCAGTTCCAGCTCCGCTATACCAACGAGCATGGAGAGCTCTACACCTTTCCCGACAAACTCTATCGGGTGTCTATTGACTGCAACCAGCTTTTGGATGCCAACTTTGAGGAAGCTATCATAGGCGGCATTGAACAGATGGCTGTGCAGACCGACTGCAAGATTTTCATCATTGACAATCTTACCTACCTGTGTTGCGCCATGGAGAAAGGCGATGCCGCAGGACGGCTGATGATTCAGCTGAACAATCTCAAAAAGAGATATGCGCTCTCTATCCTTGTCCTAGCACATACGCCCAAACGCTCTTTGGATTGTCCCATCACATCCAACGACCTTGCCGGAAGCAAACGGCTCTACAATTTCTTTGACAGCGTGTTCACCATTGGAAAAAGTGCCCAAGACGGAGGGCTTCGCTATGTGAAGCAGCTTAAAGTGCGCTATGGCACGTTCTCTCATGATGCGGATAATGTAATCGTTTACGAGATTGACAAGGTGGATGCTTTCTTGCAGTTCGTGTTCAGGGGCTATTCCACGGAAAAGGAACACTTGAAAAAATTGGGCGACAATGAATCAAGCCAAAGGGATTGCCAAATTCTGCAACTCTCCCAATCGGGCAAGTCCGTCAGGGAGATAGCCTCACAGGTGAATTGTGGCAAGTCCACCGTAAACCGTATCATCCAGCGCAGCAAAGAGAGTAAAAACGCAGGTGTCCCAAGTGTCCCACTGTCCCAACCCTTAGAGTGTGGGACAATGGGACAGGATGGGACAGCCGACAATCAACCATCAAAAACGGACTAAGCTATGGGCAATTATTCATTACAGAAGTATAAAGGAACGGCAACACGGCATACCTGCCCCAAATGCGGAGACAGGCATTCTTTCGTCTATTACGTGGACGAAAATAATGTGCCGTTGCATCCATCGGTCGGCAGATGTAACCACGAAAGCGGTTGTGGGTATCACTACACTCCGAAAGAGTATTTTCAAGAGCATCCTGAACACAGAACTACCAATGATTTCTCTTTTGACAGGCAAAGAGCAGAGCAGAAGAAAGTGAAGCAGCAAAGTAAGCCGACAGCCATCGGCTATATTCCCCCTCACTATGTGGAGAAGTCGCAAAGCGAGCGTAGCAATTTCTTCCGTTTCCTCTTCACACTCCTTACTTCCTACTATGGCGACAAGGCGAAAGAGGTGTTGAAGCGGTTGTTGGAGGAATACCGTTTGGGGGCTACCCGTGACGGCTCTGTTATCTTTTGGCAGATAGACAGGACGGGCAAGGTACGCACGGGAAAGGTGATGCAGTACAATCCCGAAGACGGACACCGTATCAAGGGAGGACAGACATCGGCAGTGAACTGGATACACAGCATATTGAAAAAGCAGCGTGTGTTGGCAGAGGATTGGCAACTATCCCAATGCCTTTTCGGGGAACACTTGTTGAAAACGCATCCCGACAAGGTGGTGGTCTTGGTGGAATCCGAGAAGAGTGCCGTTATCGGTTCTGCTATCTTCCCCGATTATGTATGGCTGGCTACGGGTGGTAAGAGTCAGATGAGAGAAGAGAAACTCCGTGTACTGTCAGGGCGAACCGTGCTTCTCTTTCCCGATGCCGATGCTTATGCCGAGTGGAAACAGCGAGCCGAGAGCATGTACTTTTGTAAGGTGGTGGTTTCGGACATCATCGAAAGGAATGCCACCCCGAAACAAAAAGAAGCCCATATCGACATAGCCGATTGGATTATCTTTCAGATACGGGAGGGCAAGGTGATGAGTACAGCCAACCACTTGGTCGAGGCTGCGAGAATCCTCCAGCGGATGATAGAGAAGAATGCCGTCCTGCAAAAACTGATAGACGATTTAGACCTTGTGCTGGTCGGTGCATCTCCAATCGGCAACGATGATGAAAAACCTCCCTGACGGAGGAGAGCGGAAGCCGTAGGCTGGAGTTTGCAGACAATGGCTTGCCATTGATATAGCCCACTATAACTACACGCTCCGCTTACGTAGTTGTGGGCTCTCCCGAGGGGATTAGGGTTTTACCCTAATGACCCACTCAGGGCGTTTCTCCCCTGAGAACCCAGAGCAAAGAGTGACCCTCTCTTTGCAATCTCCGCTTATGGGTTGCACCCCTAAGAACCCCATGCGTTTACGGACAGCGGAAAAGCAAACAATAAAGTACAAACCAAAAAACAAGTATCTATGGCAACAAAATCAAGCATACATATCAAGCCCTGCAACATCGCATCGAGCGAGGCTCACAACAGGAGGACTGCCGAATACATGCGCCACATCGGAGAGTCCAGAATCTATGTCGTTCCTGAACTATCCACCGATAACGAACAGTGGATAAATCCCGACTTCGGCAGTCCGGATTTGCGGATGCATTATGACAATATCAGACAGATGGTAAAGGAAAAGACCGGACGTGCCATGCAGGAAAAGGAGCGTGAACGCAAAGGCAAGAACGGTAAAATAGTCAAGATTGCGGGATGCTCCCCCATACGTGAAGGAGTGCTGCTTGTCAGGTCGGACACCACACTGGCAGACGTGCGTAAATTCGGTGAGGAGTGTCAAAGACGCTGGGGAATCACACCGCTGCAAATCTTCCTGCACAAGGATGAAGGGCATTGGCTGAACGGTCAGCCGGAAGCGGAAGACAGGGAAAGCTTCAAAGTCGGGGACAGATGGTTCAAGCCGAACTATCATGCCCATATCGTTTTCGACTGGATGAACCACGAAACAGGAAAGAGCCGAAAGCTCAATGACGATGACATGATGCAGATGCAGACCCTTGCATCCGACATCCTGCTGATGGAACGCGGGCAGTCAAAGGCTGTCACTGGTAAGGAGCATCTGGAACGGAACGACTTTATCATTGAGAAGCAGAAAGCTGAACTGCAACGCATGGATGCAGCCAAACGGCACAAAGAAGAACAGATAAATCTTGCCGAGCAGGAACTGAAACAGGTGAAATCAGAAATACGCACTGACAAGTTAAAGAAGACAGCCACCACGGCAGCGACAGCCATAACTAGTGGAGTTGCTTCTCTTTTCGGGAGTGGAAAACTGAAAGAACTGGAACGTGCCAACGAAAAACTGCAAGACGAGGTTTCAAAACGGAACACCAATATTGAAAAATTGCAGAGCCAAGTACAGCAGATGCAGAAACAGCATGATACGCAAATCCACAATCTCAGAGAAATGCACAGGCAGGAACTTGACATGAAAGAAAAAGAACTGTCACGGCTCGCCAGAATCATAGACAAGGCTTTCAGGTGGTTTCCGATGTTCAGGGAAATGCTGCGCATGGAAAAGTTTTGTGCCATGCTGGGATTCTCTAAAGAAATGACTGAAAGTCTTATAGTCAAAAAAGAAGCCCTGAAATGTAGCGGTAAAATCTATTCCGAGCAACACAGGCGGAACTTTGATATAAAGGATGATATTTTAAGGGTGGAAAATGACCCTGACGATGAAAGCAGGCTGAACCTGACAATAAACAGGAAGCCGATTGCCGACTGGTTCAGGGAGCAATGGCACAGGCTTAGATATGGAGCAAGAGTGCCGCAACAGGAAGAAAGAAAAAGTAGAGGATTCAAATTATAATAGAAGCAATTTGATTAGTAATCTAAAAGCACTCCGATAACGATTAGAGTGCTTTTAGATTGTTTATCATTAATTATCAAAGCAAGTGCAGTTTAAGATTTTACTGAAGTTTGCATTAATAAAGAATATACTACAGCTGATATATGCGCAACATATTGTGACGCTTGTGATTCATTTCCCTTGAAATCCTTAACAAATACCGCTAAGGTATAACTGATATTATTAGGCAGACATATATAGGCAACATCATTGTGAGCTGCAAGAACACCATTTTCATTAACATAACCTGAACCTGTCTTATGCGCTATAACAACCCCTTCTTTATCAAGAAGTGGAGCTGCTATCCTATCTACACCTGTTTTGCATTCTTTTAACGTATTCTTAATGAAACTTTGTTTCTCATCATCGATAAGACCTTCAGTAAACAAACGATTCATCAACATTGCAGCACCAAGAGGAGATGTATAGTTAGAGTAAGCCTTGTTATGGTCAGCCGACATTTCCTCTTCCGTATAAGCTATCTGAAAACTTGAACGAGGAATGAGTGTGGCTATAAAACTATCTGTTTGAGCGACATTAACCATATCCTTAAACATAAGGTTGCTTGCATTGTTGTCACTCTGAGTAAGAGTATAACGCAGCAAATCTCTCACTGTCAATGATATGACTGGCCCTGAATAATCTTTCAGCATAGGACTCCAAGTCTTTGGGTCAAGTTTATCCCTATTTATATTTACTAAGGTATCAAGTGAAATTCCTTTATTGTCAAAGTCATTACAAAGAGCTAATGCCTGATGAACCTTAAACACACTCATCATAGGATAAACACTCTTATTATTGACCTTAACCGTATCTCTGTTATTAACAATAACCGCCACACCAATTTCGCCAGGACAAGCTGAGACAATTTGAGAAATGCTATCAGTCAAAACATTTGTTAAAGGAGGATTTGCGCTATCTTTTGTCGCTGATTTATGGAACAATGAAAATACCAAGATGAAAATGCAAACTAAAGCTATACTCAAAACTACGATTTGTTTTTTTCTGTTTTTTTCCATGTTTATATTATTTATATTTGTTTGACGAGAATATCTTTATTTGCCGACAAAGGTACATAACTTTACGGAAAAATATGTTTCTAAAATATATAAATAGACAGCTGTGGGGAAAATGTGGGGAAAAATTAGATAATTAAAAAGGCTAAATGACTGGAAATAATCACTTAGCCTTTTAATCCGTACCAGACCCGTACTTCGTAATTGCTGCGCCCATCATTCAAGACTGTCAAATCGAAAGGTCTTTCCTGTCAAGCCAATGATGCCTATGCGTATGCCAAACACATGGATTACGGATTTCTCGTTCCGTGAACAAACACTTTATCCGCAACTCTGCTATGTGGTGTATTGGCTTAACTCCATTTCTATGGGCAACACTTTTGTTGCAGATTTCAAGCAGCTTTTTATCGAAATACCCATCAGTAAGAACTCGTTTATTAGGCTTTCCTCATAATTGGGAACAAGAGCCTTTGTGGAGATAAAATAATTGCCCTGTTTCTTAAAAAAGCACTGGGGCAAACCAGTCCGTCTTTAATTGTTTCCAATAAATGGATTGTTTCAAGCCCCTATAGAAAGAGAACAAAAATTCCTGTGTGAAAATTAATCTACGACAAGGAGCAAGCAAGGAGCAATATCAAACAAAAATCAATACCTTTGCAGTACATATGAGATAGACCAAAACAAAAGTGGAATATCGGAAACGAATAGCAAGGAAAAAAAGAGAAGAAACGACCCAAGTTGATGTCCTTTTTGAGTTAATAATCAATAAAAGCGTTAAATCTTCACCTTTTTAGAATGTGCAATTAAAAATAACAACCATATTTCTGACTTATTATCTATAAAAATATTGAGTAA